>Ga0155967_106_pt1 | contig 12829 bp, 12 predicted proteins | sample RifCSPlowO2_02_FD_107621 | JGI IMG/M metagenome (GOLD analysis project Ga0155967, IMG submission 107621) | Alphaproteobacteria bacterium RIFCSPLOWO2_02_FULL_43_54 | reverse complement strand
AGAAGAGCTTTTAACCTATGACCAAGCCGAGAAATACGAAGGGGCTTATATTGCCTCCATGGCTCAGAAATATGATGAGGGCCTTGAGAAAGGACGTGAAGAAGGACTTGAGAAAGGGAAACGAGAAAGAGAGTTAGAAATTGCCAAGTCTCTCCTTTTACAAGGTGTGGACATTGACATTATTGCATCCACAACACAATTGTCTCAACAAGACATCAAAAAGCTTTTACAGAAAGTCAAAAACTAAGAGGCATTTTTTAAGGAAGAGGGTTTTTCACCCAAAATTTCTTTGACGCGTCCTGCAAGGTCATTCAAGCTAAAGGGCTTTGCTAAAAAGCGGATGTTGGCGTTGTCCTTAATCCGATTATGAAAAGTATCTTCCGTATAGCCTGAAATAAAGAGCACCTTCGGGCTGACCTTAAGTTGATTGATTTCATTGATAAAGGTAGGGCCATCCATTTGTGGCATGACAACATCAGAAATGATCAAATCAATTTTATGTTTCTTGGTTTTAATCAATTCCAGAGCTTCCTCCCCATTTATGGCTTCAAGAACTTCATAGCCTTTGCTCCTTAAAGCTCGTGCACTAAAAAGTCTTACCGCGTCCTCATCTTCAACCAATAAAATTGTGCTTGACCCTGTCAAATCAGAAGCCGTAACCTTTTCCACCTGAACCAAGGGGAGGTCTTCTTGTTGTTCTGCTGTGCAATGAGGAAGATAAATGCTGAAGGTTGTCCCCTCTTTTTCCTTTGACTTTACGTATATAAAACCTCCTGTTTGTTTGACAATTCCATAAACGGTAGATAAACCAAGACCTGTGCCTGATCCCACTTCTTTTGTTGAAAAGAAAGGATCAAAAATGCGATCAATGTTTTCGGGGTTAATGCCAACTCCTGTATCAGAAATTTCAACCAGCACATAGGATCCAGGGGGAATGACATCATGGCCAAAACGCTTTGATTTTTTCAATTCGCAATTTTCCGTACTTAAGGTAATAGCTCCCGTACCATTCATAGCATCGCGGGCATTGACAACCATATTAATGATGACCTGTTCAAATTGTCCTTGATCAACGAGCACAAGACCCAAGTCCCGAGCATGCTTCATTTTAAGCTCAATGTTTGACCCAATCAGTCGGCGGAGAAGTGCGGAAAGCTCGGCTAAGCAATCCGTAATATCTAGAACTTTAGGTTGGAGGGTTTGTTGGCGTGAAAAGGCTAAAAGCTGTCGGACCAAATTTGCGGCTCTGTTGGCGTTTTGTTTGATTTGCATGACATCCGTAAAAGATTGGTCGCCTGGTGTATAGCGAAGCAAGAGGAGATCGCAGAACCCAATCATAGCGGTGAGAAGGTTGTTAAAGTCATGGGCAATTCCGCCGGCAAGCTGCCCAACAGCTTGCATTTTTTGCGATTGTACCAATTGGAATTCAAAGCGTTTTTGCTCAGTGATGTCTTGAAATAGAATTAAACAACCTTTTTGATCCTTAAGGGGCAAGGGGGCAAAATAAGCGGAAACAACCGACTCCCGTCCATCATTTAAATAAATGTTCATATGAGTTTCCTCACTGTTCCCTATGAGGAAAGAGTGAACGGTATTTTTAATTTCCTCCCTCTGGGGCTCAATAACAAGGTCAGCAAAAGCCGTTCCGCGGGACGTGGGCTCTTCGAAAAAAAACTTATCACGGAAAAGGATGTTTGAGTCTTGAATATGACCATTTTCATCAAGACAAACAACGGGGAGAGGCGTCATATTCACCACCTTTATCATCTCCTCATGGGTTGCAAAGGACGCATAAAGATTCAGGTAAGAATAGGTAATGGAATTTCCTTTTGATATGGGAATCAACTTTTGTTCCAAATAGCCGTGTTTAATCCGAGAAGAAGAGGTTAGGAAATCACATTTTCCTTGGATGTCACAAAGGCGTGCGGCAACTTGAGTGCGGGATTTTACAATATATTTGGACATCGATGTCCCAACCATTTCTTCACGGCTATAGCCTAACCATTTTGCGAATTGCTCATTACAAAAAAGAAGGGTTCCTTTTTCATCGATGGAAAAAAGCCCCTGTTCTGCATGATCCAGAAACAAGGTAAGGGCCTTGAGTTGGGAGTGGGCGCTTCCAATCTTCAAGCTTTCTTCAGAGGTGTTAAAACAATGCCAAAGAGCTCTTTCCTCTAAAGGAAAAGCGTGAATATGCCAGGCTTCGTCTCCCTTTGCTCCTTTTAAAATCAAGGTTTCTTTACACTCTTTTTTTTGCTGAAAGGCTTCAATCAAACGGTCTAGGGTGGGCTTTTGCTCAGGGTCAGCTATTACCTTCTTTAAATAAGGAATACTTTCAGCCCACCAACAGCCTTCTTGTGCTTTTTTATTTCCAAAGGAGAAGTGAAGCTCAGGGGAGAGAATAAGAAGAGGGGAAGAGATTTCATCATAGGCTTTTGCTTTGACACGATCCATTTGCGTAGTTGCCTTGAAAATGCGTAATTGCAACAGTAAAGCTCCAATCATCAGACTTGAGCTCAACATGAGGACAATGGTTGAAAAGAAAAAAAGGGGCCCTTGGGACAATGTTAACATGATAGAGCCAAGTAAAAGAATCAGAATGCAGTTAATAGCAGAAAGAACGCCAATGCGTTCTATCCTCCTCAAAGAGGAGATAAAAACATCCCATGACTGTATAAAAAGGAGTAGCCGATCCCTTAATATTTTTTTCATTTAACTACTATAATCCATTTTCTAAAAAGGATCAAACACTGTTAAAATAAAGGTGTATTTGTCTTACAAAGAATGTATTTATAAAGAGCTATAAAGATTTTTTTCGCATATGGCTTTACATTTCCTTAAAAAAAATTAAACTCATTTTTAATTAAAATTTAAGGAAATGAGGATCGGGTGGCTTTTAATAAGAATACCTTTTGGTTACTCCTTGCAGGAGCTGTAATTCTTACTGGGTGTGAAACGACAACACCAAAAAGTAATTTATCCTTTAAAACGCCTATGTCATCGCTGAAAGCTCAGAAAAAGGTATCTCCTGCTGTGGCTCATGCGATGACTCTCTTAGAGCAAGAAAAGTACCGCGAAGCCTCTTTAGTAATTAACCAAACGCTTCAAAATGAACCTAAGAATGTGGCCCTCCACCTGCTCAATGCCATGACTTATGAAAAGCTGGCGGAACTAGGAGATGCGACAGGCAACGAACTTGCTGGTGTTGGGTATACAAATGCAGTCAACTTAGATCCTTCAAATTACTTTGCTGTGACCCAACTTGGAAAATTAAAATACCGCGAACAGTTGTTTCCTGAAGCACAAGAACATTTTGCTAATGCCCTTCTGATAAGGCCACACGATGCAGATTTATGGCATGAATTTGCAGCTGCCTCCTATTATGCTTATGATATCAGGTCAGCCCTTAAAGGAATTGAAAAAGCGGCCCAATTAAAACCGGATGATCCCCTTATTCATCGGTCCGCTACGATGATCTATGCGGCCCTTGGCGATTTCAAATCCGCAAAGGGTCATCTTGCAGCCTTTAAAACAAAAGCTGGGAACGACCCTGCCGTATATCAAGTAGAAGGGCGTTTTCAAGATTGGCAGCGCCTTTACCAAAGTGGGCGAATCAAGCTGGCTGCAGCAACATCAACCTCTCCCTCTGGTGATACAACACAACCTCCTTCTCCTCCTTCCCCTAGTAATACAACACAACCTCCTTCTCCTCCTTCCCCTAGTAATACAACACAACCTCCTTCTCCTTCCCCTAGTAATACAACACAACCTTCGACACCTCCCGCTAGCGATGGAACACAGCCTCCTCCCTCTGATGCTGATACTAGTGGGCTTCCCCCAACTTCGGAGTCGACGGAAGCCCAAGCAGTTGGACAAGACATGGCAGCTGAATTTCAAACCCCTGTCGGAACAATTCCCCCATTGTTCACTGGAGACGATGCGACTCCTTCTCCTGATGGAGCATCCGCAGCACCGGCAACAGGCACTCAAGGAAAACAAGTCAAAGGCAAACCGCAGGTTATCATTGATTGCTATCTCCTCCGCATCGAAGAAGTAGCGAGCACAACCAAGGGAAACAATATCCTTGAAAATCTTGCTGTAACCTTAACCCCTGGCGGTTTTTCCACATTTCAAGCACGAACTGGTGGGTCGGGAATAAAGCCACGATATCCTGATGCAGGTGAGGACAACACAAATAATATTGCAGGACTAGTTCCTTCTACAGGATTTAAATCAAATCAAAGTCCTGGGACTCAAAGCTCCGCATTTGGACCGGCCTCGGCTTTTACCCCTCAATCCAGTAATGTTAACCTTTTTAACAAAGGGTCCATGTCAGCGCGTATTTTTACAGCGGGTCTCACCTGGGCAGGCCTGACTTATAGTTTAAACATTGCCAATTCAGTTGATACGCGAAATGAAATAGTGAGTCGTCCGTCCCTCTTAACCTTCTTGAACCAGCCCGCAACCTTTTTTTCGGGACATGAGCTTGTGACTGGATTTACAGGACAGTATGGAGGAACGCTTGTTACGTATCCCACAGGAATAATCCTTGAGGTGACACCGCAAGCCCTTGAGGATGATATGCTGACCTTAACGATTGGTATTGAAGGAAGCCTTTTGTCCACCCCTAATCCCGATCTAGCTGAAACAGTTGTGGTCGAGAAATCCCGTATTAATACTTACGTCAAGATTCGTTTAGGCGAAACCTTAATGTTGGGAGGGCTCTATGAGAGAAGCGAGGTTTATTCCAAATCTGGTTTCCCAGGTCTTCAAGATATTCCCGTTGTTCAATACTTTTTCTCCCAGGAGCAAACAAAAAGTAACCGCATCTCAGTCGTCTTTATGTTAACCCCACGGTCACCTGATGCGGTTAAAACAGCGGTTAATCGCGCTATGACACGACAAGATTTCCGCCCTAACTTAGATGAACTCTCAAGTCGCACACCCAACTGGTTTGAAACCCATCCGAACTTAGTCTCAGCTTTCCGTTACCTTGTAAAAGATCCTGTGATTTACTATGAATTTAGAACTGGTGATATCTTGCCTCCAAGTTGGGGATGGGAACCTCCTATAGCAAGCAAGCTCGCCCTCATAGAAGGCTTCCTCTACTATTAGAAAGGCTTTCTTGGTCCAGTTCTTCACACCTTTTCCTTTCCATTAATGAGGGAAGAAAGGTGTGTATCTTTTACGCGACTTCCACGTGAAGAGCCAAATTCGAAGGTATAGGCATCCTTAAGACAAGATCCGAAAATACCAGCTATGGTTGAGATAATACCAACGGTCTCTCCGGGAAGGCTTAAGCGATAAAGGCTAATGGTGACAAGGCAGGACACCAAGCCCAAGGCTGCTGCAATGACCATGATATCAGCGCGCAAATTCCTACGCCCTGCATGGATAAGAGCAATATCACGCCCTCTAGCACCTTCACGATCCTTATAATCGTTCATTTCAAGATCATGATTTATTTTCAAAATGGCCTCTTGAAAGTCGACCAGTAAATTTGGATTGGTTTTTAAGATGTGAAGAAGGGTTTGTGGATTTTTTTCTCCAGTCACCCTTTGGGCTGTGTTTATTATTTTTTGTGCCGTTTTTTCCCCTTCATCTCCTTTAAGCCACCGGGCCATGACGGGAACAAACTCTGTCAAAGCCTGGGCTAAAGCTAAAATTGGAAAACTCATCTGCATTCCTCCTTAATCAAGTTTGTAAAAAATATGATGGCCAAGTCTCAGACGAACTTTTTTAGTGCGCGCCCAAGAGGGACGACAGGAGAGTTCATGGTAATGATCGCTATCGCGAGTTAAATCGGGCCACCGTCCTGAAGAAATGTTTTCCGCAATTGTTTTGCAAAGATAAAAGAGGGGGTCCCGTTCTAATCCCTCTTTAAAAAGAAGGGGTCGATTAGGATCGTTTTTATTCCAGCAGGAAAATTGCCGGGGCTTTAAACAAATATCCGTGATTGTTCTGCCGTATTTCCCTCCCCGGTTCAGGCGGTTTATAATCACATTCGCAACAGCCATAAGGGGAGCCGGCCCCCCGTGAGTATACTCTCCTCGTGCTTCTCCATAAAGCGTACGGGTAAAAATGTCTAAATCATGTGGCGTCATTTGATATCTCCTTTTTCTATGTTTTGCCAGGTGATTCCATTAAAAAAAATCAATGAAAGCCCTTCATCATTCTGAAGAAGAGCAAGGGTTCCTTTCTTAGCCTCTTTAGGTATATTCGCCTTGTTATAGAGTGGAAGAGAAGGAAAAGGGTATCGAACATCTTCCGTCTTATCATGGTCTTCAAGGGCATGAAGACGGTTCTCAAGCTCTCGAAAGTTGGCGTCAACTTCATCAGCGGTTAGAGGAGCTCCCTTCTCGGAGCGATAGGTAACTGTCATAAATCCTCCTTAGTAGGGGGTAAAATAAACATTGATAAGAGTAGAATTCCCTGTGAGTGCAGCACAGTGAAAAGACTTGTAAGAGGCTGATATCGTGCTGCTCTCAACTTTGAGACATGCATAGCCTCTCGCCAGAACTTCATCCAGAGAAAGCGTGTTCTCTATTTCAAGGGGTTTGACAAAGACCGTATCAGAACTTTCAAAGGGCGGGGGCGAGCCTTCTTTTCGAAGATAATCTGAGCTATACAGCCGCATACGCGTTTGGTTATGAGTTGAGGTTAGCGCATAATAAATTTGCTGTATGTCTCTTAAGGAAACGCCTTCCTTAAAATAGCCTCCATATCCTCGCAAGACCTTCTTGTTTATCGTTCCAGATGGCGTCGTTAGCAAGCTTCCCGATTCTAAGGTTTTCTGTTGTTCTTCAATATGGTGGTCTTCAACCCGGAAGGGCTTTACATAAAGCGGAGAAGTCAAGATAAGCCTTCCTCCGTGAAATTCAATTCCCTGAAAAGCAAAGCTTTCTCCCTCGGAAATAGCCGTACCAACACCCGCATAATTTAAAGCAATGCCTTGCCATTGAGAGGAAAGTACTTCCTTGTCATATCCATAGGAAATGCTGCTTTCATTATAGAGAAGGGCGCTCTCTAAGCTTTCGGTTTCGGCCGTGAGTTGAACCCGAATTTCAGATGGTTTGCGCGCAACCCCTTGCAACCGACAGCGAAGAATCAAAATCTCAGGAGTCACGTGTGACTCTTTAATCAGATGTCCCTCTGCAGGATGAAAAATGTCGAGAATGCCTTCATCCTCATTGAGGTCAATAGAAGGGGTGTCATACCCCTCTGAAAGAGGCATGAAGGGAAGAATACGCATAAAAATTCCTTTTTTAATGAGATTTAAAACTTATTTTTGATCATGCAATTGACTTAAGGCTCACCTGCTTTGGCGCGGACCAAGGGCTCATCCTCAAAGAAATCTGGTGATCCAGCCGCGGCTTTGTCCTTAAATCCCTAAAAAAAAGCCGTAGGCGTGTTGCTTTTTCCTGAAGGGCCTCTTGTAGAGCCCGAGGTGTTTCATAGTGTCTGCTTTGGATATCCTCTTCCTGATCATCAGGGCCATTGAGTATTTGAATCCTTCGCAAAAGAGGCCCTTTAGGCCGTTGCGGCGGCGAAACAGTCTCATCTACTGAATAGCTTAGTCCCGTGGGCGATTGCCTTATGCGGTTTTCATAGGCTTGATACGCTGTCACACAATAGGCATCTTCAACATAAGCCGGCCTCCCTTTTTGATCTTGGGGTAAGTTCACCTCTTTTCCAACGGTACATAAAAGTGTAATTCGCACAAACCGCTCGCCTGTCTCTCCTCGCGCAAGGAATGTCCATTTTGTAACCTTTCCTTTGATTTTTCCTCCTGGCAGTCGCGGATCCTTCAGAATGAGGCACATATCTGTGGTGACATCTTTTAAGGTCTCCCATGGGCCTTCAAAGGAAACCTCCAAAGCACGTGCACTTTTAGCCAGCTCTACCTTAGCCCTCTCCATAGCATGTTCTGCGGCAGCATATCCCCGCTCAGCGAGAAAAAATGAGCTGCGCTCTGGGCAACCCAAAGGTGTTATAAAGGCCTTCAGAAAACGCCAATGCTCCCCATTCTCATCAAAGGTTAAAGACGAGGTGTGATCGCACACGCATTCATAAATGCGGTCCTTAAAAATAACCTTTGCAGCTGCATGATAAAAAGCGTCGGGCCGCCAGAGATAAGCATCGGGCTCGGGATAAACATCATGTAATGTAAATTCTAGAACCCTCTGCTCTCCTTCGCCTGGAAAGAGAGGTTGTGCCGCATGAGGCAGGGTGAGGGTCAATGTTTCCCGACGCCGTTGAAGGTAAGACCAACCAACCCACAGCGTGGGTTTAAACCAAAAGCGCTCTAGACGATAGGATTTTTGAGCTTCCTTCTCATCTCCAATGGTGAGGGGATGTGAAAAACGTGGCATAAACGGCGCCGAGGGATAAAAAGGCTTGAGTTGACTTCTGATGACCCACACCCCCGATTTTCCTAAACGTCTTCCGGGTTCAGGCCATTTTTTCTCAAGAGATTTCTTTGTATACGTACTGACCCGCGAATGAGAAAAGGCCTTTCGTAAAGCGGGTCCTAAATTAGCCACGCCTTGCTCTCGTTGAATCCAGTTCACATGGACCTTGATTGTGCAAGCCTGAAGCGGTTGTTTTATGATTTTTATCTCAAAGCCCTCCTCAAAAAAATTGTCCTGTAGATCAAGAGTCATTCCTCCTTCAAACCAATCAGACCATGTAAGTCTACTGTCTTTTCTATCGCAATAAAGAGAGGCGGTGCGCACCTCTTGGATATCTTGAAAATCCTCATGCTTATCAGGATTGACCCAAAGGGGATCCCAAAAAGGGGCTTTCCGGCTTTCTCGTTGGAGAGCTTCTAACGCCTTTTTCAAATAATGTGGTTTTGCGATCAGCTTAATCTCGGCGAGGCCGTCTTTAATTTTTGAAGGAGCTCCCATTAAAAGCCCTTTGAAATGGAGCTTCCCTAGGTCGTCTTGAATCACGCCTTCTGTTCCTGCGGGGGGCAGGACTTCTTCTGCTCGCAAGAAAAGGATAGCTTGAGCAAAATAGTTTTCCTCCTCATGAATTTCAAGGTCAAAAATATCGAGATTCCTTGCGTCATAAGAGGCAAGGTGTGGAAAATGTAAAAAAATGTTCATGCTCAAGCTTCTCCCAGTCTATATTTATTGAACATCATTTTTTTTAAAAAGGCGAGTTTTTGAATTAGCCATTTCACCAAAATCTACTCTTTAACTACACGGTAAACGCATCTAAAATGAGAGGAATACTGCGTTTCCCCAACCTGCGTCATCCCCGAGAGCGCGAAGCGCGAGTCGGGGATCCAGAAAATTATAAAGTTCCGTACAAATCTTCCCAGTGAGGATTTGTTTTCTCTATCAACCTTAACTTCCAAGCTCTATTCCATTTTTTTATACGTTTTTCTCTTAAAATGGCTTCAGTAATGTCTGAATGAACCTCAAAATAAACAAGTTGGGTTACATTATATTGTGAGGTGAATCCTTTAATGAGCTTTTCTTTATGCTCATAGACTCTCTTGATGAGATCAGACGTTACTCCAGTATAAAGCGTTCCATTTTTCTGACTTGCCATAATATAAACATAAGATACCATTCGTCCTCCATTCTCATTTCCCTGGATCCCCGACTCGCGCTTCGCGCTCTCGAGGATGACGCTAATTGGTTGATTTTGTATGTTTATGCATTTGAGCTGCACAAAACAAGCAGGGTTGCACCTATATTTTAGATGCGTTTACCGTACTTTAACTACTAAATTGTTGACGAAGGGATAAAGTAGGACTACATCTAAGATCGTAATTTGTTATGATGTGGAATTTATCGGTGGCACGTCAAATATCATGGTTTAATTCGAAGGGCTATCTCCAGGGGATTTTCTGGATGGTCATGGTTTGTGTGGTAAGTAGTTTTAACGACACCATCACAAAATATGTGGGCACCCGTCTTTCTGGTGCGGAAGTTGCATTTTTCCGCTTTTTCTTCAGTACTCTTGTGTTGCTGCCTTTTATGGCATGGCGTGGAAAGGGGGCTTTTGTCACCCATTATCCTAAAGCCCAATGTATTCGTGCTGTTCTTTTAGTGCTAGCCATGACAGCTTGGAGTTATGGGGTGGCGTCCCTTCCCTTAACACTTGCCACAATCATAAGCTTTACCACCCCTTTTTTTATCCTGCCGCTGGCCAAAATTTTTTTAAAGGAGCATGTGGGCTGGCAACGATGGGCGGCCACTCTATTTGGATTCTTGGGCATTTTGATTAGCATTCAGCCAATAGGAACAGCCTTTAATCCCATGGCTTTTGCGTTGATTGCCTCTACTGTCATGTTTGCCTCTCTTGATGTGATTAATAAAAGGCTCTTAACCGATGACGAGAGCCTTTTGTGTATGCTCTTCTATTCAGGACTAGGAACGGCAGTGTTGGGGTTGATTCCTGCTGTTCTAACGTGGCAAATGCCGACTTTGTCTGAGCTTTTGTTCCTCTTGCTTTTGGGCACAGGGGGCAGCATGATTCTCTTTTGTCTACTCAAAGCCTTTGCGGCTACAGAAGTTTCTGCGTTACAGTCCTTTCGTTATACAGAATTTATTCTTTCCGCTGTTTTTGGGTTACTCATTTTTAAAGAATGGCCTGCTGTTAGTACCCTTTTTGGAGCAGCTATTATTATTCCTGCCACTTTTTACATCGCAGTTTACGAAACGCGCCAAAAGCGGAAGAAGCGGGAACGTGAAGAGCTTGAGCTGAAAAAAGTTGCGGCTTAAGAATCCTGGCTAGTAAAGATTATTTCTCTTGTATATCATTTGCAATTAATTGTGCTTGCATCCCAAGTGTAGTTGTCAGATTTCCATTTATTGTTCTCATACGAATAATAAATGGTTTTTCCACAATAAACTTCGATGTAAGGATGATTATCATCAGTCCGATTGGCTGTAAAAATCTTATGCCATACAATTGTAGGTGGAAAGCCCTGTCTCTGAATATATAATCCAACACCAGCATTTGTTGTCGTATCGTTTGTGCATATCCAATCATTCGTATTATCAAGGGTTTTAAAATTAGCAGAAGAATCTCCAAAATAACCACCTATGTAAATCCTTTCACCTGCGGTTGTTCCTGTAATTTCGGTTGTTCTATTGATAATACAGTTTGCCCAAGCCAATCCCTCTTCAGGCGTCACTAAGAAAATTATCATCGTTATTGCAAGGAACCCTACAGCTTTTCTCTTACTCATAATTTCTTCCTTTATTTTATCTGGAAGGTGTGTCATTTTTTAAGGATACCAAGATTTTATTTAAAAAATAGTTAACTTCTTGAACGAAGCTGGCGCGTGTATAAAGATATTCTCGCTCCCATCCCTTGCTACTTCTCGAACGCAAAAGGTTGTTTGAGTTGGAGGGAGGGCTTTGTGAAACGGGATCGAGAAAAGCTTGAGCTGAAAAAAGTTGCGGCTTAAAAACCTTCTTTTCTTAAAAGGTTCTCCATATGAAAAATATCATCGAGGCTCAATGATAAAAACTTTGGCAGCACGCTCCTTGAGGTTTTTCATATCGAAACCTATATTACCGTAACCATGGTTACGATATCATAAAAGTCATTAAAAAACAAAAAGATTTTCATCCTGGACCCCGCGGTCAAACCCGCGGGGCGTCACACGGAGTTTAAAACAACTATGTAATTTACTTTATTGTAAGAGTGGCTGTGCTCCCTATGCCAATGTTAGTAGGGGTAACGGTGTAATCTTTTTGATTTCCCGTTATTGTGCAGGTTTTACTGTACAATCCACCCGCCGTGAATTTACAGGTTTGGGAGCCTCCGTCTACATTTATTGTAAGATAAAAATTCTGACCAAGAGCACATTTGCCGGATCCCGAAAATTCAACAGCATATGGTCCCGCGGTTTCCCCGCTATTTACTGATATAGTATTTGGCAAATTGTCTTGCATAAAGCAGTTGCCATCATTTGTTTTATGATTAAATGTTACGAGAGTTGATGTCTTATTAGAATAAGAAATTTGGACATTCTGAGGAGGTGCAGATGTAGTGGCAGAAACAGCCCCACCCCTAGCAGAAATGGTTCCCGTTAAAATCATAGTAATAGCAAAAAAGTATATTTTACTCATAGAAGGCCTCCTTAGTGTAATTTTTATATAAGCTGTATAGTAAACAAAATTCCTTAAAAATTAATTAAAATGAGACTTCCTGGAGGGTAGTAAGCCAAAAACCGTCATCGCGAGCCCCCATAGGGGGCGTGGCGATCCAAAAAACCTTTGTTTACATACACTTAGATTGCTTCGCTCCGCTCGCAATGACGATCGTAGGCAGGCGCACAGCATAACCCCTCCCGTCATTGCGATCACGAGCGTAGCGAGTGGGAAGCAATCCAAGGTCATGTAAATGGATTGCCACGGCCCTTCAGACCTCGCAATTGTAACGAGAGATTGTATGTTTTTGCCCCCTACATCTCCACCAACTCCAAGGTCCACCCGAGAGAAAGGCCCCATTCATCCACATTCAGGGTATAATTATCTACCATCATTAAAAAACAAAAAGATTATTTACAATTAATGTCTTTTAAACTCCAAGTGTATGTTTGAGACTTCCATCCATCTCCTTCATACCAATAATAAATACTTTTTCCACAATAAACTTCGATGTAAGGATGATTATCATCAGTCCGATTGGCTGTAAAACTCTTATGCCATACAGTTGCAGGTTGAGCCACCCATGTTTCTCCACTATATGCAACACCAGCATTTATTGGTATCCCCTCTATAAGTGAGGGAGCGGGTAATTAAGTTCGCTTAGCCCGCTTCTAAGAGTTGTACAATTTCTTGAGCTTCAGTGGTATCTC